>UncleJesse_p2__coassemble_1714_pt1 | contig 12364 bp, 10 predicted proteins | sample UncleJesse_p2__metabat2_low_PE_042 | metagenome-assembled genome bin UncleJesse_p2
TTCTAGATGTATAATATATTATTTTTTTTACTAATTAATAATTTTAAATTATCATATAACTTAAAAGTTGTAGAACCTGCATAAACTCCCATTGCCATTGCTCCTGCAATTATAAATGTCTCCACACCTTTTTGTAAAGCTAAATCATAATTTTTATCTAAAAGATTATACATAGTATAATAAATTCCACCTCCTGGTGCTAATGGAATTAAAGAAGCTATCAAAATATTTGTTATAGGAGTTGAAATTTTTCTTGATACATTCTCTGAGAAAATAGCTGTTACAAAAGTTGCTATAAAATAAACTATTCCATCGGAATAACCTAGCTCACTACTAAAAAGATAAGTTGCCCAACTTAAACCACCTGCTATACTTGTATAAAAAAGATTTTTATTTTTTATATTAAATATTATACCAAATCCAAAAGTTACTATCACAGCTGAAAAAATTTGAAATACCATTTAAACACCCCCTAAATTTAAAAGTAATTTTAAAGATATTCCTGAACCTATGGCTATGGCAGAACCTATCATTATCACTTCACCAAGTCTTGAAAAACCTGTAACCAAATCTCCAGAAAATAGATCTCTTATTGAATTTATAAAAGCCACTCCTGGAACTAAAAGCATAAGTGTAGAAATTATTGGAATAGAAACATCATCTATAAATCTGTAATCTAAAAATAAACAAGCTACTCCTGATGATATAGTCCCACATATCAAATTTGTAAAAAATAATCCTAGTTTCATCTTAGCAGTAATTTTACAAGCAACAGATATTAAAATTCCACAAAAAAATGCCACCAAAAATTCTGAAAAATTTCCCTTAAAAAGAAAAGTAAAAAAACCAGCTCCTAAACAATTTCCCAATAATTTTATAGGAAAGGAGTATGATTTTTCTTTTTCAATTCCTATAAGAATATTTTCTAACTCCTCAAAACTATATTTAGAAAGATTTTCTACTAAAGTATGAATTTTATAAACTTTATTAAGATTTGTATCTCTTGAGTTAACTCTTTCTATTACTGATATAACCTCTCCATCTGAATTTTTAAGAGTAATTATCAAACAAGTCAATGTTGCAAAACATTGTGGATTTAGCCCATAAAAATTTATAATTTTACAAACATAATTTTCAACCCTAGAAATCTCAGCACCATTTTGTAAAAGAATTCTCCCTGTCAGACAAGCAAGCGATAAAATTCTATTCTCCCTTTTTTTATCATTCATAATAAATCCCCCATATTTTTATCATACACTGATTATAGCATAAATAAAAAAGAATGCTACATTTTTTTGTTTTGTAACACTCTTTTTTGTAAGTTATATGTTCTCAAGTCCTCTTTTTATATCATTTAAAATATCTTCTATATTTTCTATTCCAACATTTATTCTGATAGCTTCAGGTAAAACTCCAGCTTTTATTTGTTCTTCTTCTGTCAGTTGTCTATGAGTTGTGCTTGCTGGGTGTAAAACACAAGTTCTTGAATCTCCCAAATGTATAACACTTTTTATCCAAGAAAGTCCTCTTATAAATTTCATAGCATTTTCTTTACCACCTTTTATTCCTACAAGAATTATACCGCTACAACCTTTCTTTAGATATTTTTCAGCTAATGAATGAGAATAATGACTTTCTAATTTTGGATAATTTATCCAAGCTATTTTAGAATTATTTTCCAAAAATTTAGCAACTTTAAAAGCATTTTCACTGTGTCTTTCCATTCTAATATGAAGAGTTTCTAGCCCTCTATTAAAAATAAAAGCATTAAAAGGACTTAAAACAGTTCCAAAATCTCTTAACATAGTAGCTCTAGCTTTTACTATATAAGCTGATTTTCCAAAAGTTTTATAGTAACTTAAATTATGATATGAGGGATCTGGATCAACTAAACAAGAAAATTTTCCATTGTCCCAATTATAATTTCCTCCATCTATAATCACTCCTCCTAAAGCTGTCGCTTGCCCATCAATATATTTAGTAGCAGAGTGAGTAACAATATTAGCTCCGTATTCAATAGGATTGCATAAATATGGTGTTGCTAAAGTATTGTCAACTATAAAAGGAACATCTTTTTCTCTAGCAATTTTTGCTATTTTTTCAAAATCTAAAACATTTATTTCAGGATTTCCCAAAGTTTCTCCAAAAAGAATTTTTGTATTTTCTTTAAAACAATTTTTTATCTCTTCTTCAGAGGCTTCAGGACTTACAAAAGTTGTTTCTATTCCTAAATTTCTTAGAGTAGATCCAAAAAGATTTACTGTTCCACCGTAGACTGTTGAAAGACAAACTATATGATCACCAGCTTTGCAAATATTTAACACCGCTATTGTATTTGCTGATTGACCTGAGCCAACTGCTAAAGCTCCAACTCCTTTTTCAAGGACAGCCATTTTATTTTCAAAAACTTCAACAGTAGGATTAGAAATTCTTGAATACATATGTCCCTCTGCTTTTAAATCAAAAAGATCTGCTAAAACTTCAGGAGAAGTGTAATTATAAGTTGTACTTTGAACTATTGGATATACTCTAGGTTCTCCTTCTGTAAATTTACCTAATGATTGAACAAGTTGTGTTTCTATTTTAAAATCTTTATTATCCATATAATATTCCTCCTAAAATTAGAATGCTGGTACTACTGCACCATTATATTTTTCATTAATATATTTTTTTACTTTTTCACTTGTTAAAGCTTCTGCTAATTTTTTTATATCTTCACTGTTTTCATTTTCTTTTCTAACTGCTAAAACATTTACATAAGGAGATTCTTTTCCCTCTAAAAGAATAGAATCATTAGCTGGAATATATCCCGCTTGTAAAGCATAATTTCCAGTTATTACTGCTGCATCTACACTATCAAGAGTTCTTGGAAGAAAAGCTGCGTCAAGTTCTTGAAATTTTAATTTTTTAGGATTTTCTATAATATCAAAAGGTGTAGCTAAAAGATTTGTTGGATCTGCTAATTTTATTATTCCTGCATTATGAAGAAGTATCAATGATCTTCCACCATTTGTTGAGTCACTTGGAATAGCAACAGTGCTTTTATTTTTTAATTCATCTAAACTTTTTATTTTTTTAGAATAAACTCCTAAAGGTTCTACGTGAATTTTCGCTGCTGCTACAAGATTTGCTCCTTTTTCTTTTTTTACGATCAAATTAAGATGTGGAATATGTTGGAAATAATTTGCATCAAGTTCTCCTGAAATAAGAGCTTCATTTGGAGTAACAAAATCTGTAAACTCAATTACTTTTAAATCTACTCCCTCTTTTTTTAAATCCTCTTTTACTAAATTTAAAAGTTCTGCATGAGGAACAGGACTTGCTCCTACTTTTAATGTTCCAGCATATAAATGAGATGAAATCAATATCCCTGCTGTAAATAATGTTGTTAAAATCTTGGCTTTCATAGATTTCCTCCTTAAAAAAATAAATATTGGTATAAAAAAATCTCTATTACCATCAAGTAATAGAGATTAAATACAAATTTTGTACTTTCCATCTGTCTGGAATTAGCACCACACATAATGCAGGTTGCTGAAACGTCATAGAGCCAGTCTCTCGGTTTCTCTTGATGGTATTTTTTTTATTTATTTGAGATTATTTTTAATTGACAGTGATTATATACCTGTTTTTTTCATTTGTCAAGAAAAATTTTAAAATTATTTTTTATTAATAATAAAATTTATATTTTTCCATAAAAAATAGAGGGTATTAATTTACACCCTCTATCAATTTTATTATTTAGTTTCTTTTATTTTTAAAGTAGCTTCATCAACAGCATATGGAATAAATTCATCAAGTTTCATAGTTTTTTGATCTTTTTCTCCAAATCTTCTTATATTAACTTCTCTGTTTTCAGCTTCAGCTTTTCCTATAATAAGTTGCATAGGTATTTTATATTTTCCATTAGCTTCTCTAATTTTATATCCAATAGTTTCTGCTCTGTCGTCAAGTTCTACTCTTATATCACGAGCTTCTAACATAGCTTTTACTTCTTTTGCATAAGGAACTACATCATCGTTAAGAGTTAAAATTCTTACTTGAGTAGGTGCTAACCACATAGGGAAAGCTCCTGCATAGTGTTCTATTAAGATTCCGATAAATCTTTCGATTGATCCATAAACAACTCTGTGAATCATTACTGGTCTATGTTTTTCTCCATCTTCACCGATGTAGTGAATATCAAATCTTTCTGGTAAGTTGAAGTCTAATTGGATTGTTCCACATTGCCAAGTTCTTCCGATAGCATCTTTAATTTTGAAGTCTAATTTTGGTCCGTAGAAAGCTCCATCTCCAGGGTTTAATTTATAAGGAACTCCTATTTTTTCTAAAGCTCCTTGTAATCCTGCTTCTGCTTTATCCCAAATTTCTTGAGCTCCGATAGCTTTTTCTGGTTTTGTTGATAATTCTATTGAATAGTCAAATCCAAAGATTCCTCTATAGAATTTATCTATAAGTTGAACTACTCCTATAATTTCATCTTCGATTTGGTCTGGAGTCATAAAGATATGAGCATCGTCTTGAGTGAATGCTCTAACTCTCATAAGTCCGTGTAAAGCTCCAGAAAATTCGTGTCTATGTACGTGTCCTAATTCTCCAACTCTTTCTGGTAAATCTTTGTAAGAATGGATTTTATTTTTATAAGCTAAAACTCCTCCTGGACAGTTCATTGGTTTTATAGCGAAATCTGTTTCATCTATTGAAGTAGTATACATATTTTCTCTATAGTTGAACCAGTGTCCTGAAGTTTCCCAAAGTTCTTTATTAAGCATTGTTGGAGTTTGGATTTCTACATATCCAGCTTTTTTATGTTCTCTTCTCCATAAATCTATTAAAGTATTTTTTAGAACCATTCCTTTTGGTAAGAATATAGGGAATCCTGGTCCATATTCACTTACGAAGAATAATTCTAATTCTTTTCCAAGTCTTCTGTGATCTCTTTTTTCAGCTTCTTCTAAGAATACTAAGTAATCTTTTAATTTATCATTGTTAGAGAATGCTAATCCATAAATTCTTTGTAGCATTTTATTTTTAGCGTCCCCTCTCCAATAAGCTCCTGCAACTGATTTTAGTTTGAAAGCTTTTATATGAGAAGTTGATGGTACGTGAGGTCCTCTACAAAGGTCCATAAATTCACCTTGTTTGTAGAAAGATAACTCATCACCTTTAGCTATATCTTTTATGATTTCTACTTTGTAGATTTCTCCTAATTCTTCAAAGTGTTTTATAGCTTCGTCTCTTGACATCATAACTCTTTCTATTTTTAAATCTTCTTTAGCTATTTTTTTCATTTCAGCTTCAATTTTTTCCAAATCTTCTGGAGTAAATTGTTCTTCTGAGTCAAAGTCATAATAGAATCCATTTTCAATAGCAGGTCCTATTGTAACTTTTGTTCCTGGGAATAATCTAACAACAGCTTGAGCCATTAAGTGAGCTGCTGAGTGTCTTATGATTTCTTCTCCCTCTTCAGTATCAGAAGTTACAAACTCAACTTTTGCGTCGTGGTCTAAAACATAAGACATATCTTTTAATTCTCCGTCTACTTTTGCTGCGACAGATTTTTTTACTAAAGAATTGCTTATAGATTTAGCTATGACAAACATATTTTCTGCTTTTTCAAATTCTTTTATGCTTCCGTCCATTAATTCTACTTTCATATTTTTCTCCTTTATCTATTTCAATAATTTTATTTTTTATTATTCTATATCTTCAACTTTTATTCCACTGAAGATTGAACCATCTGCTTTAAGTTTTCCGTCTTCTCCTCTATCATCTTTAGCACCGATACTAAATATTTTATTATCAGGGAAAGTAAGAAGAGTAAATTGAAGAGCTGTTTTCCATTCATAATCTCTTGTTCCTAAGTTGTAATCTCTTATGTAAGCAACAGACCATTCATAGTATCCCATCTCTTTACCGATTTCGATACCAGCCTCATCAATAAAAGCGTCTACTCCTTCAGCACGTTGTCCTTTTACATCATCATAGAATTGGATATACATTTTTGTTCTCCAACCTTCACTTGGTTTACCGATTTTTGCGTGGAAACTAAATTCGTGTTCTCTCTCAGTTACTTCTCTTTCTCCTTGAGAATTTATATTAGCCTCTTCTGAGAAAATATAACCAAGTCCGATTCTCTTTTGAGAATAGAAAACACTTGCTTTAAACTCTTTTAATGCGTCCCAATAATCACTTGGAGCTAAGTCTGATTTATCTCTTTCAAGAGATAGATTTAAGTTTAAACTTCTTTTATAATCTCCAAAATAATTTATTCTGTTATCGATAGATTTTCCAAGATTAAATGCTGTTGTTCTTTCTTCATTTCTTTCAAAAATTTCTCTAACTCTAGAAATATCAGCTGGAGTTACTTCACCTGGATTTTTTCCAAACTCTTTACCAGCATAATATTTTAACTCTTCTTGAGACATTCTTTTATCTTTGAAACTATATGATAAAGATATAATATCACTATTATAATCTGTGTTCATTTTAGTAGTGTCGATATTTTCATAAGCATTTGCTACATAATTTCCTTGATAATCTCCATAAGTTGTACTTATCATATGTTGAACTTCTGTTCCTTGTTGATAAGCCACTGTATAAAGTCTATTTTTAATATCAATAACTTCTCTCGAATCTAACCAAGCTTTATCTTTACCTTCTGTATATTGTAAAGTTAATTTTTTATCTTTTGCAAAAGAGTAAGAATATCCATAGATATTTTCTCTTATTTCTTCATCTAAATCATAATTAAATGATTTATTTTTTTCTAACATATTATCTATACTTTGATTTTTATAATAAAATTCGTGATTTCCAGCATAGAAAGTTACACCAAAATCTTTATTTGATAAATCATTGTAAGTTTCATTATCATTTCCAAAAGAATATGGAGTTTTAAAAGAGTATCTATCAGATTCATTATAATAGAATGATGCTAATTTTTTATCATCATAACTGAAATCCAATGTATTTTTCAAACTTTCTAATGATTTTTCATCATTTATAGCTTTTTCTCTTTTTTCAACTTCTCCCTTATAAGAAGTTTCAAGTTTTCCAGTTTTTATTTTAAATTCATCAGCAACTTTTAAACTATTATCTTTATTAACAACTCTTCCATACTCTTGAGATTTTTCTCCATCATATGAATATCCTACACCAGACACAGTAAGTCTATTTTCATTTTCCTTACCAAATTCTAATTTGTGAGAAATAGTTCCATCATATTTTGTAAGAGTATCGTCATTAATTGTTTCTTTTAAGTTTCCTTCTAGATTTTGCTCCCCTTTAGAAAACTCATCTCTTCTGACATTTCCATTAATATCAACAGTTCCAAATTTTCCTAAAGAAATATCATTTTTAGCAAGTCCTAATCCATAGAAATCTGATTCATTCAAATAGATTTGACTTTTATCGTTATAACTTCCCTCTCTAGTTTCAATAGTTTCTTTATAAGTACCACCGAAGAAAGTTGTATCAAACCAATCGTGATAGATAGTCGAAGAAATTTTATTTTCTTCTATCTCTTCATAAAGAGTATCTTCAAATCTGTTATATTGGCTTACTCTATTATCTCCAAAAACTTCTCTTCTAAATGGGTCATTTTGAGTATTTAATTTTTTCTCACTATATTTGTGGTCAAAAGAAAGTTTTATCTCTGTATCTCCTACAAAGTCATACTCTCCAAAACTTGCTCCATAATTTTGTGAGTTATATTCATCATACTCTGCCACTGTCCAAGGAGTATATCTTACATTTAACTTAGGAATAATCTCTTCTGTTAATTCTCCAAGGTCTGGATTTCTTTCCCAAGAGTTAAGCTTTCTAAATTTATCTCCATTTACTTCATCAAAGTATAAAGAAACTTTTCTCTCTTTATCAGTAAATCCAAATCCAAAATCTTCTCCTCTACTTCTATCATCATTTACATTTGAACCTTTGTCCAAATCATATAAATAATTATAGTAACTTGAGAAACTATATTTATCATTATCTTGTGTTAGTTTTACATTTGAGAATAAATCATTATCTATTTGAGAAGTAAATCCCATTCCATCTATTTCATCAGAAACTATATATTTATATATCTCTTTATCACTTGTAAGTTTTACTTTTGCATCAAGAGTTATATCTTTATTTTTTCCAAGCTCTTTTAAAGATGTGTTAAGAGTATAGAAATTAGAGTGTCCACCCATATCAGGAAGATTTCTTTTTAAAGTTCCCTCTTTTAAGTTTCCATCTTTATCTACATAATTGAATTTTCCTTCAGCATCATAATCTTCTAGTACATCTTTTAATGCCTCATTCATATTATAAGTTAAACTTTGGAAACCAAAATCAAAATATCCTTTTTCTCCCTCATATTTATGAGTGTATTCAACGTCCCATCTGTCGTTAAAACTTTCGTCCTCTCTTCCAGCTTCATCTTTTACGTTGTCATCATCTTTTTTCCAAACAAGAAAATCTGTAACATTTAATTTTGATTCACCGATTTTATCAAATTTATACCAGTTTTCCCATCTTCCTACAAGAATACCCATTGTATCTCCAAATTTTGGAGCAAATCCACCTCTAAATTTATTATCAGTAGATTCATAAAGAGTACCCCAAGAGATATTCCAACCATAATCTTCATCAGTTCCCCATTCTGGGAATAAAGGAACTTTTGATCCATTTCTTATATTAAAACGGAACCAAGGGAATTTATATGGCATAACATCAAAATCTTGAATATATAAATCAGCACCTTTTAAAGTTATTTGTTTATCAGGTTCTATTAAAATACTATCTAAGGTTAGATAATATCCTAAATCTTTTCTATCTCTATTTGTATTTACTTTTGGGTCAGTAGTAAGCCAAGCATCTTCAACCTTTATTATGTCATCTTTGTAGATTGTTTTCTTTCCACCAAAATATATTTTATCATTTGGTTTTTCAGCTCCCGTGACATCTCCTACCTCAAACCAGCTAAAACTTTCTCCAAAAACTCCATCTTTTGAGTTAGTAGAAAGCTCAGCACTTTTTGCCTCGATTCTAAAATTACCAGAGAAACGATCTGTAGAAAGTACAAAATCATCATTGATAAAGAATTTTTCTTTCTTCTCATCTCTAGTAGCATCAAAGACCTTAAGAGTAGCATCTCCATAGTTAATATCCAAACCTTGAGTTGCTTGAATTTGACCAGAATTTAAGTCAATCTCAACTTCATTTTCAGCAGGATTGGTATTTTGATTTCCAAGAGATTTCATACCGATTAAGGCAAGAGCCAATATTAAATAATATCTCTTCTTCATAAAAATCCCCTTTTGAGTTATTTTTTATTTCTTATAGAATTATATCATACTTAATCTGTTTTTAATAGAATTTTGCCTAAAATATTCTATATTTTTTCTTTTTCTCTTTCAGCTTGTGATTTGCTTAAATAAATAGGTTCCATTGTATAAAGATTATCTTCATTATTTATTCCAAGTTCTGCCACAACACTTGCCCTTGGAAGATTTAAAGATTTTGGAGCAACCAATCCATTTTCTCCTACAATATTTGAAATAAGATTTTTATAATTTATTGCACCATCACCTAAATAAACTGTTCTTATTTCTTTTCTAGTTTCTAAAAATTCTCTTAATTCTCCAACTTTATAATCTTCTAACTGTTTTAAAATTCCATTTTCATATTTAAAAGTACAATAATATCCTCTTTCTTTTCTAGCGTCTATTATTGAACATATTTCACATTCATTTGAAGTAGAATTTCCTGCAATAACATCTAATTCATTAACTCCAACAATTTTACAATTTGTTGCTGAAGCAAGACCTTTTGCAACAGCCACTCCAATTCTTATTCCTGTAAAACTTCCAGGTCCTATGCTCACTGCAATTTTATCAATATCATTTATTGTAGTGTTAGTTAATTTAAAAAGCTCATCTATCATAACCATAATATTTTCAGAGTGAGTTTTATTTATATTTACTGAAATTTCTCCTAAAGTTCCTTTTACATCAGAATAAATTGCCACTGTCCCAACATTTGTAGAAGTATCTATTCCTAAAATTAACATAGTTCAAACAACTCCTTTTCTCTCTCTTTATTTCCAATAAATGAGATTATTAATTTTCTTGAATTTTCATCAAAATATTCTAATTTTATTTCAATATATTCTTTTGGTAGCTCAGATTCAATTATATTTGCCCACTCAACTAATACAACTCCGTCGCTGTTTAAATAATCTTCGTAACCAATTTCATAAATTTCTTCTGGACTTCCAAGTCTGTATACATCAAAATGATAAAGAGGTATTCTTCCTGAAAAATATTCTAGTACATAGTTAAAAGTTGGACTTTTTAAATTTTCTGTAACTCCCAATTCTTTTGCAAAATTTTGACTAAAAGTTGTTTTACCAGTTCCTAAATCTCCAATAAGTGCTATTAAATCTCCAGCATTTACATAGTTTGCTAGTTTTTTTGCAAAAATATTTATCTCATCAAAAGACATTACTTTTTCCATTATATCACTATCCTTGTATTTTCTTTACAATGTTTGTTGTAGATTTTCCCTCTACAAAAGATAAAATTCTAACTTCTCCACCATAACTTTCAACTATTTTGGTTTCTGGTAAGTCTTCTTTTTTATAATCTCCACCTTTAACATGGATAGATGGTTTTAATGTAGCAATTAATTCTTCTGGTGTATCTTCTTCAAAAATAACTGTATAATCAACAGCTTTTAATCCGCTAAGCATCTCTGCTCTATCAAATTGATTATTGATTGGACGAGATTCCCCTTTTAATCTTTTTACAGAGGCGTCTGAATTAACACCAATTATAAGAACATCTCCTTGTTTTTTTGCCTCATTTAAATATCTTAAATGTCCAACGTGCAAAATATCAAAGCAACCATTTGTAAAAACAACTTTTTTATTTTGAGATTTTAAAATTTCTACTAACTGTTTTCCAAACTCTTTGTCTATTAGCATTCTTCCTCCTTAATATTTCAATAATATTTTACCTTTCATTATACCATACTATAATGAAATCTAAAACAATTTTATTAAAGAAATTTTTTTTATAAATATTTCAAAATTTATTGCAAAAAAATAAAAATTTTTCTTTTAATTTTTAGGTTTTTAAGTTACAATAGTATTGAAATAAAAAAATAATTTGAGGGGGACTTTATGGAAATTTTATCTAAGTTGGGATTTAAAAAGGTTGGAGAATGGAAAAAGCAAGAAAATAATCTATTTTTTGAAGTAGGAGATTTCAAAAAAGAGAATAAAATTGTCTACGCTTTTGTAGTAAATTCTTATGTAAAATTTATTGCATCAACAGATGATGTATTAGAATTTGCACTAAATTGCTATGTTTCTCCAAAAGATTTCGAGGCTGAAGAAGTACAAGTAAAAGAACTTATTTTAAAAACTTTAGATAATTCTCCAGTAGATATCTATGCACTAAAAAATACTAAGTTTTTTGGATTTAAAACTAGATACGAGAAACAAGATATCATTAAATTTATAAAAGAATTTAATGCTGAGTGGAATGAAGAAAATGTTGTAGACCGTATGAAAAAAATAGTACAAAAAGATAGAGTTGCAGTAAAAAAAGATCAAGAGGAAAAAGCAAAAATCGAGGAGATTATCGAAGAAAAACCAGAATTAAAAGAGGTTATAAAAGTAGAAAAACCTAAAAAAGAATATCAATCTTATATATTTATTCTTGGAAAAAGTTATATGGACAGAGGTTTCTTCAATTTAAAAACTGCTTACTCTGATTGTGTTGGAGATGACAAAGAGGAAATCACAATCGTTGTTGGAGAAAAAGAAAATATCCAAGGTAAAATTAGTAGAACTGCTAACTCTTCAGGTACTCCAAGAATTATCGGAAACAAACCTTTAAAACTTTGGTTTGCTAAAAACTCTGAAGTTAATGGAGAGATAAAAATCACATTCATAAATAGAAAAAGAATTAAATTAGAAGCTGTATCTAAATAAATATATCTAACTAAAGGGACTATGTATATTAGTCCTTTTTTTATTGAAAAATAAATAATATTTTTTATTCATTTAGTATCAAAAAAATCAACAATATTCTTTACAAATCCATTGAAATATAATATAATTGTATATCAAGATAAAAATTTATTTTGTACTAAAATTTAGTGATAATTTATAAAAAATAAAATATTCTAAGGGAGTTTAAATGAAAAAAATTATAACTTTTATATTTTTTCTGATGACAATAGTATCTTTTAGTGAGGATAAAAATATAACTTTAATTAAAAATTTAAAACTGTTAGTCAATGAAAAAACTTTTGTTAATAATAAATCCACTTCTAAATCTTACGAGGTTACTTACTCTCTGCCAGATAC
>UncleJesse_p2__coassemble_1778_pt1 | contig 11895 bp, 9 predicted proteins | sample UncleJesse_p2__metabat2_low_PE_042 | metagenome-assembled genome bin UncleJesse_p2
GCAGAATATATATTTGCTAATGTTCTTGGAATTAAAAGAAATGCTTTGATGTTAAATTTTCATAATAAGATTTCTGAGGAACAAAAATCACAAATAAGAGAATATATAGTAAGAAGAGGGAAAAAAAGAGAACCACTTCAATATATTCTTAAAGAGTGGGAGTTCTACGGTTTACCATTTATAGTTGACGAGAGAGTTCTTATTCCTAGACCAGATACAGAGATTTTGGTAGAAGAGTGTAAATTTTTATTAGAGGGGCTAGGAAATGACGAGCCTAAGATTTTAGATATCGGTACAGGAAGTGGAGCTATATCTATTTCCCTTGCAAAACTTTTCCCAAAATCAAAAGTTTTTGGTGCTGATATAAGTAAGAAAGCTTTAGAAGTAGCCACTCAAAATAGAGAACTAAATGGTGCGAGCAACGTAACATTTGTGGTGTCAGATGTATTTGAAAATATATTGGAAAAAGATTTTGATCTTATAGTTTCAAACCCACCATATATTCCACTTACTGAGTATGAGGAGCTTATGCCAGAGGTAAAAAATTATGAGCCTATGGGAGCTTTGACAGATAAAGGGGACGGATATTATTTTTATAGAAAAATATCAGAAGAGGCTTATGATTTCCTAAAAAAAGGTGGATACCTTGCCTTTGAAGTTGGTTATAATCAAGGGGAAGAAGTTAGCAACATAATGAAAAAAATCGGTTATGAAGTAATGGGAATTATAAAAGATTATGGAAATAATCAAAGGGTAGTTATCGGTAGAAAGGAGTAAAATGTCTACTTTATTAAAAGATTACGAATATGATTTACCAGAAAGATTGATTGGTCAACACCCAAGAGAGCCAAGAGATCATTCAAGACTTATGGTAGTTGATAAAAAAAATCAAACTACAGAGGATAAACATTTTTATGATATAATAGATTATCTAAATGAGGGAGATGTCTTAGTAAGAAACTCTACTAAAGTTATTCCTGCAAGACTTATCGGAAGAAAAGAAACAGGAGCAGTTTTAGAGATATTTTTATTAAAAAGACAAAGTATCGATACTTGGGAATGTCTAGTAGGACACGCTAAAAAATTAAAACTTGGACAAAAAGTTTATATTGGAGAAAATAACGAACTTGTAGGAGAACTTCTTGAAATAAAAGATGACGGAAATAGAATTATAAAATTTTATTTCGAGGGAGTTTTTGAGGAAGTTTTAGATAAACTTGGAGAGATGCCACTTCCACCATATATAGTTGAGGAGTTAGAAGACCAAACTAGATACCAAACTGTTTATGCAAAACGTGGGGAATCAGTTGCAGCTCCAACAGCTGGACTTCACTTTACAGAAGAACTTTTAGAAAGAATAAAAGCAAAAGGTATAACAATAGTTGATATATATTTAGAGGTTGGACTTGGGACTTTTAGACCTGTGCAAGTAGAAGATGTATTAGAGCATAAAATGCATACAGAAAAATTTGAGATACCAAAAGAGGCTTGTGAGATTATAAACAAAGCTAAGAAAGAGGGAAGAAGAATAGTTGCTGTTGGTACTACAACAGTTAGAGCTTTAGAATCAGCTGTTGACGAAAATGGAAACCTTATAGAAGAGGTAGCAGATACAAATATTTTTATCTATCCGGGATATAAGTTTAAAATGATAGATGCACTAATTACAAATTTCCATCTTCCAAAATCAACTTTACTTATGCTTGTATCAGCATTTAGTTCAAGAGAGTTTATGCTAAAAGTTTATAGAGAGGCTGTGGAAAAAGAATATCATTTCTTCAGTTTCGGAGATGCAATGTTTATTTATTAATAAATTGAGAGGTAAAATATGAAAATAATAGCAGGAACTGCTAAAGGGAGAAAATTAAAAAGTAGAAAGGGTATGGATACAAGACCAACTCTTGCCAATGTAAAAGAATCACTTTTTTCTATAATTCAAAATTATATAGAAGGGTGTCGTTTCTTAGATCTTTTTAGTGGAACAGGAAATATCGCTTTAGAGGCTCTAAGTAGAGGGGCAGAAAAAGCTGTAATGATAGAAAAAGACCCTGAGGCTCTTAAGGTAATAATCGAAAATATAAATGATTTAGGCTTTGAAAATAAATGTAGAGCTTATAAAAATGATGTTATAAGAGCTGTTGAAATACTTGGGAAGAAAAAAGAAAAATTTGATATAATATTTATGGATCCACCATATAAAGAGGAACTTTGTAGAAAAGTTTTAAAAGCCATAAGAAAAGCAGATATTTTAGAAAAAAATGGTTTAATAATCTGTGAACACCATATATTTGAAGACTTAATAGCTGATGAAGAGGGATTTAAGTTTACAGATAGAAGATTATACAGTAAAAAGGCAATATCATTCTATGTTAATGAAGAGTAGTTTTTTTAGTGAAGGGAGGAAGAAAAATATGAAAAAATGGGTAATAGCATTGATAATTTTAATTATCGGTATTTCTTCTTTTGCCAAAGAAAAAGTCACTGTAGTAGATGAAAACTATCTTATGGAAAACTACGAAAAGACAAAAGAGTATAATGAAAAATTACGTCTTATGAAAGAGGCGATTGAAAAACAATATTCGGTGACCTTTGATGAAAATATGGATAAGTTAGAAAAAACAAAGGAGTACCAAAATTTCAAAAAAACTAGAGAAGAGCTAAGCCAAGAGATTAATCTAGAGATTGAATGGGCTATGTATGTTGTTTGTGAAACTGAAAATTTATATAATAAGGGGATATTCCTTTATGGAAAAACAAATGATATTACAAAAAAGGTGTTAGATTTTTTGAATGAAGAATATAAAAGAGAAAATCCTTTTAAGAAAAAAATGAAAAAAACAGATATAATGGGCGTTATAGCCTAAAAAATAAGGAGTTGTTGCAAATTTAATAAAAAATGCAACAGCCTCTTTTTATTTTTCTGGGATTTGTGATATAATCTATATGTAAGTTTTAAGGAGGAAATATGGATAGATTAAAAAAACAAATAGATTTTTTGATAGAAATTGATAAACTTAAGGGGATACTTCGTCAAAGTCTTGTATTAGACGGAACAAGACGTGAGAATGACACAGAACACTCTTGGCATATGGCAACATCAGCTTTTATTCTAAGAGAGTATTACAAAAAAGATGTGGATATGGAAAGAGTAATAAAAATGGTACTTATCCACGATGTTGTAGAGATTTTAGCAGGAGATACTCCAGCTTATAGCGACTACTCAGCAGAAGAAAAATATCAAAAAGAAGTGGCTAGTGCAAAACAAACTTTTGGAATTTTACCAGATGATCAAAGAGAAGAGTACATCGCTCTTTGGAATGAGTTTGAGGATATGGAAACAGATGAGTCAAAATTTGCTAATGCTTGTGATAGATTCCAAGGATTTATCCAAAATGTTACAAGTGATGCTCATACTTGGAGAAAATTCAGTCCTAAAAAAAGTAGAATTCTAAAAAGAATGAGACCTATAATAGAATATATGCCAGAAGTTTATAATGGGTATATCAAAGACTACTTACAAAAATATATTGACTTAGGTGTTGTAGAAGATGATTTCCCTATAAAAGCTGTGGTTACAGATATGGACGGAACTTTTTTAGCAACAGACAAAAGTATAAGTGATGAAAATAGAGAGGTAGTTGCAAAAGTAATAGACAAAGGTTTAGAGTTTGTAGTGGCATCAGGTAGAGATTCTGTAAGTATAAAAGAACTTGTAAAAGATATTTCTGGAATAAAATATATAATCAGTCTAAATGGTGCAAGAGTTTACAAAAATGATGAGATTATATATGAGGCATCTATTGATGAAGACGTATCTTATGATATCCTTTCAAAAGCCAGTGAGATAAATCTTGAGTATAGTGCCACTGGAGAAAAAAATATCTATTATTCACAACTTGATTTAGAATATAAAAATATTATAAATAATCCAAACTCAGGATTAAATTTTATATGTGACAAAGAAAAGAAAAATATATTAAAAGATAAGTATCAAAAACTTGTATTCTACAATGATAAAGAAAAATTTAAAGTTTTAAGAGATTATGTAAACGAAAAATATTCAGACAAAGTAAATATATTTGATTCTGGAGATAGAATAATGGATATTGTATCAAAAGAAACAAATAAAGGAAAAGGGCTTAGAATAGTGGCTGAAGATATGGGAATAGCCTTAGATGAAATCATAGCTTTTGGAGATAACGAAAATGACCTTTCAATGTTAGAAGAAGTTATCTACTCTGTGGCTATGGGAAATAGTTTGGATATAGTTAAAGAAAAAGTTAGATATGTTGGAAAAACTAATAATGAGAGCGGAGTGGCTAAATTTTTAAATTTATTTTTAAAACTTGATTAGTAAAGGAGTATTATGAAATTTATTTCGTGGAACGTTAATGGTATAAGAGCTTGTATGACAAAAGGATTTATGGATTTTTTTAAGGAAGTAGACGCAGATATATTTTGTCTTCAAGAAACAAAACTTCAAGCTGGTCAAATAGAGATGGACTTAGAGGGGTATCATCAATATTGGAACTATGCTGAGAAAAAAGGTTATTCAGGAACAGCAATTTTTACAAAAAAAGAGCCAATCAGTGTGGCTTATGGTCTTGGAATAGAGGAACACGACAAAGAGGGAAGAGTAATAACTTTAGAGTTTGATGATTTTTATTTTATAACAGTTTATACTCCAAACTCTCAAACTGAGTTAGCTAGACTTTCATACAGAATGACTTGGGAAGATGATTTTAAAAAATATCTAAAAAAATTAGAAGAGAAAAAACCAGTTATATTCTGTGGAGATTTAAACGTGGCTCACAAAGAGATAGACTTAAAAAATCCTAAGACAAATAGAAAAAATGCAGGATTTACAGACGAAGAGAGAGCTAAATTTACTGAACTTGTAAATGATGGATTTATAGATACTTTCCGTTATTTCTATCCAGAGATGGAGGGGATCTATTCGTGGTGGTCTTATAGATTCAAAGCTAGAGAGAAAAATGCAGGGTGGAGAATAGACTATTTTATGGTATCTAGTTCTTTAAAAGATAGACTAGAAAGTGCTAAAATCCACACTGAAATCTATGGTTCAGACCATTGTCCAGTAGAGCTTGTTTTAAAATAATTAAAAAATATTAAAAAAATTATTAAAAAACTTTGCATTTTTTCTAAAATTGTGATATAGTGTACCTAACAAAAAACAAAGAGAGGGAAAAATGATGACAATTATCAGCATTATAATAATAATATCAATAATATGCCTAAAAAAGAATATTATAGATAGTATTGTGGTGTTGTAAAAATTGTTATTAATATAAAAATTTAATTAATAAAGGCAACCTGCAAGGGTTGCCTTTTTTTATTCAAAGATTGATAAAGTTTAGCAGGAGGGGATTTATGTACAAAAAAGTATCTACTAATTTGAATTTCGTAGAAAGAGAAAAAGAAATTGAAAAGTTTTGGGAAGAAAACAAGATTTTTGAAAAAAGCTTGGAGTTAAGAAAAGGAGATAAGACATACACTTTCTATGACGGACCACCAACAGCAAATGGAAAACCTCATATCGGTCACGTTTTAACAAGGGTTATAAAAGATATGATCCCTAGATATAGAACAATGAAAGGATATGACGTTCCTAGAAAAGCTGGTTGGGATACTCACGGTTTACCAGTAGAACTAGAAGTTGAAAAACTTTTAGGAATCAACGGAAAAGAACAAATCGAAACTTATGGTTTAGAGCCATTTATAAAAGAGTGTAAACAAAGCGTTTGGAAATATAAAGGAATGTGGGAAGATTTTTCTAAGACAGTTGGATTCTGGGCTGATATGGAAAATCCTTATGTAACTTATGATAATAACTTTATAGAATCTGAATGGTGGGCTTTAAAACAAATCTGGGATAAAGGACTTTTATACAAAGGATTTAAAATCGTTCCTTATTGCCCAAGATGTGGAACTCCATTATCAAGTCACGAAGTAGCTCAAGGATATAAAGATGTTAAAGAAAGATCAGCAATAGTTAGATTTAAAGTAAAAAATGAAGACGCATATATTCTAGCTTGGACAACTACTCCTTGGACATTACCTTCAAACGTAGCTCTTTGTGTTAACCCTAACGAAGCTTATGTAAAAGTTAAACACGGAGAATATACTTATTATATGGCTGAAGCTTTAGTTGAAGCTGTATTAAAAGAAGATTTTGAAATTTTAGAAAGATATACTGGAAAAGATTTAGAATACAAAGAATATGAACCATTATTTGATTTTGTAAATCCAAATAAAAAATGTTGGTTTGTAACTTGTGACACTTATGTAACATTAACTGATGGTACAGGAGTAGTTCATATTGCTCCAGCTTTCGGGGAAGATGACGCCAACGTTGGAAGAAACTACGATTTACCATTTGTACAATTAGTTGATGCTAAAGGGGAAATGACAAAAGAAACTCCTTGGGCTGGAACTTTCTGTAAAAAAGCTGATAATCCAATTTTAGTTGACTTAGAAGAAAGAGGATTATTATTTGACGCTCCAAAATATGAGCATAGTTATCCACACTGCTGGAGATGTGATACACCACTTATCTATTATGCAAGAGAATCTTGGTTTATCAAAATGACAGCTGTTAAAGAAGACTTAATCAAAAATAATAATAAAATTAACTGGATTCCAAAAAGTATCGGTAAAGGACGTTTTGGAGATTGGCTAGAAAATGTACAAGACTGGGGAATCAGCCGTGACAGATATTGGGGAACTCCACTTAACGTTTGGGAATGTGAATGTGGTCATAGACACGCAATCGGAAGTATCCAAGAATTAAAAGAGATGTCACCAAACTGCCCTGAAAATATCGAACTTCACCGTCCATATATAGACGAAGTAACTATTACTTGTCCTCACTGTGGAAAACAAATGAGAAGAGTAAAAGAAGTTATCGACTGTTGGTTTGACTCTGGTTCAATGCCATTTGCTCAACACCACTATCCATTTGAAAATCAAGATTTGTTTAAACAACAATTCCCAGCTGATTTCATTTCAGAAGCTGTAGACCAAACAAGAGGTTGGTTCTATTCATTATTAGCTGTTTCAACATTGATTTTCAATGAAGCACCATATAAAAACGTAATAGTTCTTGGACACGTTCAAGATGAAAATGGACAAAAAATGTCTAAATCTAAAGGAAATGCTGTTGACCCATTTGAAGCATTAGCTACTTATGGAGCAGACGCAATTCGTTGGTATTTCTATATTAACTCAGCTCCTTGGTTACCAAATAGATTCCACGGAAAAGCAGTTCTTGAAGGACAACGTAAATTTATGTCAACTTTATGGAACACTTATGCTTTCTATGTATTATACGCTGAGATAGATAAATTTGACCCAACAAAATATACTTTAGATAAATCAAAACTTACAGTAATGGATAAATGGTTATTATCTAAATTAAACACTGTCGTAAAAGAAGTAGATGAAAACTTAGCTGATTATAAACTTCTTGAAGCTGCAAGATGTATGCAAGATTTCGTTGATGAGTTAAGTAACTGGTACGTAAGAAGAAGTAGAGAACGTTTCTGGGTACAAGAGATGACAGAAGATAAAATCACAGCTTATATGACTTTATACACAACTTTACTAACTATGGCAAAACTTGCTGCTCCAATGATTCCATTTATGACAGAAGAAATTTACCAAAATATAGTTAGACAAGTAAATCCAGATGCTCCAGAAAGTATCCATTTATGTGATTATCCAGTAGTTGACGAAACTGTAATTGATAAAGAATTAGAAGATAATATGGAAGAAGTTCTACAAATCGTAACTTTAGGAAGAGCTTGTAGAAATGCTGCTAATATAAAAAATAGACAGCCACTTGCTAATATCTATGTTCAAGCTGAAAATAAATTAAATGAACTTTATCAAAATATAGTTAAAGAAGAATTAAATATCAAAAATATTGAGTTCACTGAAGATTCAGCTCAATTTACTTCTTACAAATTTAAACCACAATTAAAAACTTTAGGTCAAAGATTTGGTAAAAAAGTAAATGAAATTAGAACTTTACTTGCTGACATTGACGGAAAACAAGCTAAAAAAGATTTAGATACACTTGGATTTGTAACTTTAGTATTATCTGATGGAGAAGAAGCTAAACTTGCTGAAGCTGATCTATTAATCGAAACAGTTCAAAGCGAAGGATATGTACCTTTAACTGATAGAGGAATAACTGTAGTTCTTGATACAAACTTGACTCCTGAATTACTAGAAGAAGGATTTGTAAGAGAAGTTGTAAGTAAAATCCAAGCAATGCGTAAAGAAGCAGATTTCAATATCACAGACCATATTCAACTATTTGTAGCTGAAAATGATAAGATAAAAGAAATCGTTTCAAGAAACGCAGAAGCAATTAAATATGATACTTTAACAGATGAAGTTGTATTTGATACTGTTGATGGATTCGTTCAAGATGTAAATATCAACGGAGAAAAAGTTAAATTTGGAATTAAAGTAAAATAATAAAATGATTTTTGATAGGTTGCTATAAAAGGCAACCTATTTTTTAATTTTTTATAGTAAAACAAAAAAAGAAAAAAGGCTCAGTAGTTAAACTGAACCTTTTGGTGATTAAGCTATATCCGAGAATTATTCTCCTGCTGATATTGCTCCAACTGGACATCCACCAGCACAAGCTCCACAGTCAACGCAAGCGTCTCCTATAGTGAATTTTCCGTTATCGTTAGCTGATATTGCTCCAACTGGGCAAGTTCCTTCACAAGCTCCGCATCCAACACAAGTATCTTGATCTATTACGTGCATTTTCATTCCTCCTATTTTTTCTTTTAAAAAATTTTATTTTTTTACTAGTGATATGTTTAGTATACATTAACTTTTATTTTTTGTCAAGAGTTTTTTTGAAAAAATGTGTTAATATGAAACAAGAAAGTTTTGAGGGGCAAAATATTTTTAAGAGTTTATTTTCAGAGGTTAAAAATTAATATTAAAAAAATTATCTACAGAAAAAATATTTTATTTCATAGAAAAATACGAAAATAATACAGTAAAGAGCTATCTAATAAATAATTGATATATTTTTACCTTTATTATATAATAGAATTATTAAAATTAAAAAAGTAAGGTGAATTATGGGAAAAAATATAGTTTCTTTAATAATTTTTGATACAGAAACAAATGGCTTAACAATAGATGATTCTGTCCTTTCTATTTCCGCTGTAAAAGTTTTCTATGATTTGGAAAATGAGAGATTTTTAAAAGACTTTGAAGAGTATGATAGATATTATTATATCCGTGAGGGAGAAGAAGAAAACGAGGGAGCTATCAGTGTAAATGGGCTTAATCGAGATGAGATAACAAAAAGAAGAGGGGAAAATTGTCAATATCCAAAATATTTTTACGAGGATATAAAAAGTTTTGAAAAATTTTGTGATGGTGCAAGACATTTTATAGGGCATAATATAAAATTTGATTTAAAATATATCGAGGGGCATATGAATATTGAAAATACTTTTGATACTATGTACACTAACAAATATGTTTTGAAACTACCCTCAAATTATGGATATAAAAATCCAAAACTATCTGAAACAGCAGATTATTATCAAATTGATGTAGGACAATATAGTTTTCACTCAAGTCTTGATGATGTCAAAGTAACAGCAAAGATTTTTAGACTGATGTGCAAGAATAAAAATAAAAACGCAATGGAATTTTTAAGAAAATAAAAAGGTAAATTTATGAATATAGAAGCTTTAAAAATTTTAAAAAAAATATATGGTTATGACTCTTTTAGAAAGGGACAGAACTATATAATAAAAAGTATTCTTTCTAAAAGAGATACTTTGGGAGTGATGTCAACAGGTGGGGGAAAATCTATCTGTTATCAAATCCCAGCTCTTATGTTTGAGGGGATTGCTGTGGTTATATCTCCCCTTATCTCTCTGATGAAAGATCAAGTGGATAGTTTAAAAATTCTTGGGATAAATGGGGTATATATAAATTCAACCCTTACAAGGGAGGAGTATAAGAAAGTCGTAGGAGAGTTAAGAAGTGGAAAAGTAAAACTTTTGTATTTGTCCCCTGAAAGAATTGTAAATGAAAAATTTATAAACTTTATGAAAACTCTAAATCTTTCTTTCATCGCTGTTGATGAGGCTCACTGTATCTCTCAGTGGGGACATGATTTTAGAAAGAGCTATTTAGAAATCCCTAAATTTGTAAAGGGAATAGGGAAAAAACTTCCAATCCTTGCTTTAACTGCCACAGCCACTCCAAGAGTAATGAAAGATATAGAAAATCTTTTGGAGATGACAAATACTTACAAATATGTTGATGGTTTTGATAGAGAAAATCTATTTTTTAAAGTGGAAAAAATAAGCGAGTCTGTTATAAAAAATTCAGAAGTTTATATCAGTAAATATATAAGAAAACATAAAAATATGTCTGGGATAGTTTATGCAAGTACTAGAAAAGAGGTAGACGGGCTTTATAGTTATTTAAAAGATATAAAAAATTATAGTGTTGGAAAATATCACGCAGGTCTTACAAAGGAAGAGAGAACTGAGGCACAGGAGAAATTTTTAAAAGATGATATTAAGATTATGATAGCCACTAATGCTTTTGGTATGGGGATTGATAAATCCAACGTTAGATATGTAATTCATAAAAATATACCAAAGGATTTGGAAAGTTATTATCAAGAGGCTGGTCGTGCTGGAAGAGATGGATTACCAAGTGAGGCAATTTTGCTTTTTGATGAAAAAGATATTGCCACACAGGATTTTTTTATAGATAATAACGACGAGCTAGATGATGTTCAAAGAAAGATAAAACGGGAAAAATTAGACGAAATGGTAAGATATGCTAATCTTACAAGTTGCTATAGGGAGTTTATTCTAAAATATTTTGGAGATAAAAGAATAAAAAACTATTGTGGTAATTGTGGAAATTGTAGAAATGCAAAAGATGTGGAAGATTTAACAATAGAAACAAAAATGGTTATCTCCTGTATAGGTAGAGCCAAAGAAAAAATTGGTATCTCTACTCTTGTTAATATTTTACTTGGAAAAGCTGATACCAAAATAGAGAGAAAAGGTCTGAGGGAACTTTCAACATTCGGTATAATGAAAGATAGAAATCAAGAGTGGCTAGAGGAGTTTATAAACTTTTTGATTTTAGAAAATTATATAGAGCTTACAGCAGGAAGTTATCCAACAGTCCAACTGAATAAAAACTCTTATGAAGTTTTAAAAGATATTAAAAAAATCCAAAGGAAATCAAATGAGGTTGTAACTTTTGATTATTACGAAAATAATCTTTTCCAAAAACTAAATGGACTTAGAAAAAAAATAAGTGAAAAGGAAAATGTAGCTCCATATATAATTTTTTCTGATATGACTTTATTTGAAATGGCTGAGAAAAAACCTAAAAATCGTTGGGAAATGTTAAAGATAAAAGGTGTGGGAAATCAAAAGTTTAAAAATTATGGAGAGGATTTTTTAAATATTATAAATGAATTTTCTGAAGAAGATTTGGAAAAATTAAAAATAGAAAATATTATAGATGAAGAATATTTAGAGATAAGTAAAATAGAGAACTTAAAGAGAGAATTAAACTTAAATATGGACACTCAAAAATTAAAAGATATAATTATTAAAAATTTATTTTTATAAAAAATAAACTTTTTTTAAAGAAATGTAGTCTATATGGTATAACGATGAATAAAATTGTTATAATAAATTTCTCTCCCCAAAAGAAATATATAAAAATCCACTTTTCTATATGTGAAGAGTGGATTTTTATTTTACTACTAAGTTACTAAAAAATTAAAATAATTTCTTGATTATTTATAAAAAATATTATAAAATTATATGCTAAATTATAATTTTAAGG
>UncleJesse_p2__coassemble_2163_pt1 | contig 9788 bp, 10 predicted proteins | sample UncleJesse_p2__metabat2_low_PE_042 | metagenome-assembled genome bin UncleJesse_p2
ATTTTATATGGATAACGGAATTTATGCAGTTTCTCTTTTGCCTAAAGATGCCGAAAATGATGAGCATAAATTTTATATGGAACAATCAAGAAATGAATTAAAAAATATGTTAGAAGAACTTACTGGAACAGATACTGACCATACTGTTTACATCACCAGTGAAAATTAAAGTTATAAAAAATTTTATTATCTTTTAAACTAAGAATAAAAAAGGTGAAAAGCAATGAAAAAACTAGAAATAACTTTTAAAGATACAAGTGAAAAAGTTGTGATTGATGAAAATTCATTAATTATAGCTCTTAGTAATAAAGCCACATCTGATGATTTGACCGAAAGTTTTATACTAGATTTTGATAAAAACTTACCAGATAAATTATTGAAAAAACCTTTAATGTTTTATATTTATGATGATTTACCTATTTTAAAATTATATAGAAGTATCTATATTGCTTCTTATAGTTGGAAAAATTAGGGCTTTCTAAATATAATTATTATAGAATTACAGCTACTAAATTATACTCCTTTAAAATAGAAAAAAGTGTAGGTAAAGAGAAAGTAAAATTTTATCCTTTCTTTTTTATATCAAATTTAATAAAATTATTTATAATATTGTATAAATTTCTTTGCTAACACTTTTAACTTGAAACTTGGATAGGAAAGTTATTCCTAGTTTTCCATATTGCTAATTTTTTTAAATTCATACATGCAAATTTGAGAGTTAGTTCCATTTTTAATTTTGCTAACCCTCTATATTGAGTATATCTTAAACCATGTAATTCTTTTGCGTCGGCAAATACACGCTCTATAGTTTCACTTCTTTTTGAATATATTTCTCGTATTCCATCTAAATGTCTAATATCTTCAACTTTTTCGATATATTCTTCCCAAACATGACGAATTACTAATTTTGTATGATTTTTACTTTCTGTACAACAAGATTTAAACTCACAATTTATACAGTCTTTCCAATTACTTTTATACTCCTTATATCCTTCTCTGTTAGTCGTCGTATATGTTAATATCTTATCATTTGGACATATATAGCAGTCATAATACTCATCATACACATAATCATTTTTCTTGAAAAATCCTTTTTTAGTCATTGGTCTTTTGTATGGCATAACAGGGGTGATATTATCATCTATTAAAAGTTTAGCTATTGCAGGAATTTTATATCCTGCATCTACTACTATGCGTTTAATATTAGAATACTTTTCTTTTAAGTAATAGTAAAGTTTGGGAAAAGCACTTGAATCATGAATATTCCCAGGATTGACTACAAATCCTAATATGAAATTATTTTTATCACAAGCAGTATTAGCAGAGTAAGCAAAAACTTTTTTATGCTCCCCTTTGTGAAAAACTCCACATTCAGAGTCTGTAAGACTTTGCTTTATATTTTTAGATTTAATTTCTTTTTTAGAATTTAAAAATTTCTTTTTATGAAATTCTCTATCTTTCTTAATTTCTTCATCAAGTAAATCTTGGTAAAATTTAGAACTTTCTTCTATTATGATGTTTTTACTCTTTTTTTAATTAGCACTTGCTTTTATATGTGTTCCATCAATAAAGATATTTTCTGTATCTAAAAATTTACATTTGATAATTTCTTCTATTATTTGAAAAAATATCTCATTAAAAATATCAGTTCCTTGAAATCTTCTTTTATAGTTTTTTCCAAAAGTTGAAAAATGAGGTATCTTTTCTTCAAAACCATAACCAAGATACCATCTATATGCAATATTAACTTCAATTTCTTTAATCGCTTGACGCATAGAACGAATAACAAAAATATATTGAATGATAATTATTTTAAAAAGAACAACAGGGTCAATACTTGGTTTTCCTATTCTGCTGTAAAGATGTTGCACTTTATCATAAATAAAGGATAAATCAAGTGCATTGTCAATTTTTCTTATTATATGATTTTGTGGAACTAATTTATCTAAACTAATATTTTTAATATTTATTCTTTCTTCATTATTCCTAAGAGTCATCATTAAAATCACCACCTGTATATATTGTAGCAATTTTACGAAATCAAAAAAAGACTGTAAACAAATTTCTTTTGTCTACAGTCTGATAAGCCCTCAAGGGCTTATTTTACATAAATCTTTTGTTAAATAATATTTTATCTTCTCCAATAGGTTGGTCATACACTACTGTTATATTGATATCTTTTACTTCGGGAGCATTTTCTTTTGCACTAGAAAGAACAGCATCAGTTATTTTATTATAATCTAATTTTGGTTCCTTCAGACCTTCAACCTCTATCTCCACATTCATTTTATCATCAAAAATGTCTACATCATAATCTACATTGTGATCTATTATTTTTGATAAGCTAACTTTTAATTGATTCTCCATTCTGTCTTCTACTATATCTTCTCCACCTCTTGCAAGAGCTAAAGATGATAATAATAGAAACATTACTCCTATTTTTTTCATTTCACTTCACCTCTATTCAATCGACATAAGTTTACAGTTAATTACATTTGCAAGTTTATTTATCTCATCTATTGCCTCTTCAATAGAAATTGCCATATGAAGAATCTCCATAAATATAATAACAGTAGCAGAGTTATTCATCGGAATATTTTGGTTAATTGTCAAAATATTTCCATTGATAGAACTTATATAATTTAAAACATTAGAAAGGCTACCTTGAGTATGTTCTAATACAACAGAAATCAAGGCTCTTTTTCCGTGAGATTCTGCTGATGGAGAAAATACAAAATCTTTGTATTTGTAATAAGTACTTCTACTAATTCCAACTTTTTTTACAGCCTCACTTATATTTTTAACTTTTCCTTGTTCTAAAAGTTCTCTGGCTTCTATAACTTTATCAAAATAATCTGGTAAAATTTCCTTGCTAACTATTAAATATTTATTACTCATTTTTTTCCATCTCCAAACTTTCTATTTTTCTGCTGGTTTTGGAGCTTCAACTAGTTTAAACTCTAATTTTTCTCCTGCTTCTGTTGTAATTATTAATCCAGTTTCTGTTACTTCATATGTTTTTGCTTTTCCTAATTGTGATAAAAAGTTTTGTTCAGCTGTCATAGCTTCTTGAGGTCCTGCCATCATTGTAGAACCTGCACTACCTACTACAAGTTTATTTCCATCTAATTGATATTTACCAAAGTAATGATTTACTCCAGCAAATCCAAATAAATTATCCTCTGCAAAGTTTAAAGTTATTTGATAGTCTTTTCCTTGTTGAACTAAAACATATTGTTTTCCAGCTAAAGATTCTGTTTTTCCTACCTTTGAACTAGTACATCCAATCATTCCTAATACCAACATTAATCCTACAAATATTTTTTTCATTCTTCCTCCTTGTAAAAAATCTAGTTTTATTTTTCTTCTTGATACAGTGTTTGACTTAATTTTTTGCCATTTTGTCTTTTTTATTTAAAAAAATTATAAAAATTCCTGATATTATTATCATAATAAGGCTTATAAGGTGAGGAGCTCTAAGACCCATAAACATTAAATCCTCAGCTCTAAAGAAACTTACAAAAATTCTTATAAGGCTATAAATTATTATATATGAACACCAAACCACTCCCACTGGATAATCTTTTTTTCTAAGGAAAAACCAAATAAAAATAAATCCAATAAAATTTAAAACAAGTTCATAAAGCATAGCTGGGTGAAGTGGAAGATTTGGAAATTCTTCCCCTGCTGGTGAAGAAAGTGGAAAAACTAATCCCCAAGGCACTTTCTCTGTATATTTCATTTTTTCTTCTAGTGGTAGACTTTGATAAAAATTAAACCACTGATAAAAATTTGGTTTCAATGAAAAAATATATTTATATGGTGTAAAAGTAGGAACTCCATAAATCTCTCCATTCATAAGATTTCCTATTCTTCCTATTCCTTGACCTAAAATAAGTGGACCTGCTGCAAAATCTCCAAGTTGCAATGGATTTATTTTTTTTATATATCCGTAGATACAAGTTCCGATTATCCCTCCGATTATTCCTCCGTGAATAGCCATTCCACCTTTCCAAACAGCTATAATATCAGCAGGGTATCTTAAATAATAATCTAAATTAAATAAAACATAATAAAGTCTTCCACCTAAAAGTCCTGAAATCATTGCTACAAAAGCATAATTTTCCACTAACTCTGGAGAAAAACCTTTATCTTTGGCAGCTTTTTTTCCAAGCTCTATTCCAAGTAAAAAAGATATTGCGTACATCATTCCATAATAGGTAATTTTTATTTTTCCTATAGCAAAAAATATTGGATTCATCTTTCTATCTCCTATAATTTTGTTGTTTATTTATAAGTAAGTTTACCACGTTAAAAAAATTTTTGCAATAAATAAAAATAAAACAGAGAGGGGCTAACAATCTGCTTTATTTTTAACATATATAAGTTTAAGGAAACAAGACGGTAAAATCTTATAGGAATGTTTTAGAAATACCTATCTTTGTATGGATAGATTATAACAATAAATTTGCTTTTTTTGAAATATTAATTTATAATACTACTATAAGAAAAACTTATAAAGGGCGTGGAAGATTTATGACATTAAAAGATATGGAATATGTTTGCTGTATAGCTGAATTCAATAATTTTTCAAAGGCAGCAGAAAAATTATTTGTCAGTCAATCAGCACTTAGTCAATCCATAACAAAATTGGAAGAAGAACTTGGATTACAACTTTTTAGAAGAACTAGCAAAGGGGTTTTTTTGACATATGCTGGAGAGATTTTTTTGGAAGAGAGTGAAAAAATAATATCTCAAACTAAAATCTTTAAAGAAAAACTTGAAAATCTTTCCTCTTGTAAAAAAAGAACTCTTGGTATAGGAGCTTATCAATTTTATGGAAGATATTTTTTCCCAAAAATTATTCCAGAATTTAATAAACTTTTTCCAGATGTTCAAATAAAAATAATCGAAGATTCTCAATATAACTTAGAAAAAATACTTTTAGAAGATGAAGTAGATTTAGTTATATCCGCATTTTTAGATTTTAACCCAAAAATTGTATATAAAAAACTTTTCACAGAGGATATTCTTCTAGCTGTACCAAAATCAAATCCTCTTAACCAAAAAATAAAAGATGAGATTATTGACCTTTCTATCTTTAAAAATGAAAGTTTTATACTACTTATGAAAGGTATAAAAGCTAGAAAAAATATTGATAAAATCTGTGAATCACTAAGTTTTAATTTACATTGTATCTTGGAAACAAAAGATTTTGAAACTGTTAACTCTCTTGTTGACCAAAATATGGGGGTTGGTTTTGTTCCAAGCTCTGTTGAAAAACTTGAGGGAATAAAATATTATAAAATTAAAAATGCTTATAGCAGTAGAGAATTTTTTATAGCCTATAAAAAATCAACTCAAAAGCCATATATAATATCTGAGTTTACTAAAATTGCTTTAACATCTATTGAAAAAAAATAATTTTTTTATTAAAAAGGTAGGAAAAATATGTATAAAATTTTAAAGAAAAAATGGCTTAGTAAAAATATTTGTCTTATGGAAGTAGAGGCAAAAGACCTTTCCCTTTCTGCAAAACCAGGACAATTTCTGATTGTAAAAAAAGATGAATTTGGAGAGAGAATACCACTTACTATATGTGACTACGACGTAGAAAAAGGAACTGTTACAATAGTTTTCTTTGTTCTTGGAAAAAGTACAAAGGATATTGGAACTTTAGAAGAGGGAGAATATTTCAAAGATGTAGTTGGACCTTTAGGAGTAGAAAGTGAATTTTTACACGAGGATTTGGAAGTTTTAAAAAATAAAAAAGTTTTATTTGTTGGGGGAGGAGTTGGGACAGCTCCAATCTATCCTCAAGTAAAATGGTTTGCAAAAAATGGTTTAAAAGCTGATGTTATTGTCGGAGCAAAAACTAAAGAGCTTTTAATATTAGAAGATGAATTAAAATCTGTAGCTAACAATTTATATATCGCCACTGATGACGGTTCATATGGTTTTCACGGACTTGTAACTGATGTGATAGATGATTTGATAAAAAATCAAAATAAACATTATGACCACGTTGTTGCCATTGGTCCTATGATAATGATGAAATTTGTCTGTCTAAAAACAAAAGAATATGGAATAAAAACTACTGTAAGTTTAAATCCATTGATGGTTGATGGTACTGGAATGTGTGGAGCTTGTCGTGTAAGAATTGGAGATAAAATAAAATTTGCTTGTGTTGATGGACCAGAATTTGACGGACACTTAGTAGATTTTGACGAGGCTATGAGAAGACAAAATATGTATAAAACTGAAGAGGGAAGAGCAATGTTAAGAGAATCTGACGGAGCTACTCACTCTGCAAAAGATTGTCCAATAGATTCTCACGAAGAGCAAGATTTAGAATCTTTACCCAAAAATAAAAGAGTACCTGTAAGAGAACAAGACCCAAAAGTTAGAGCAACTAATTTTAAAGAGGTTACTTTTGGATATACTTTAGAGGAAGCTAAACGTGAAGCCTCAAGATGTTTAAATTGTAAAAATCCTCTTTGTATGCAAGGTTGTCCTGTTTCAATAAATATTCCTGCATTTATCCAAGAGATAAAAAATGGAAATATTGAAGAAGCTGGAAAAATTCTGATGACTTATACATCTTTACCAGCAGTTTGTGGAAGAGTTTGTCCACAAGAAACTCAATGCGAAGGAAAATGTATATTAGGAATTAAAGGAGAGGCTGTTGCTATTGGAAAATTAGAAAAATTTGTAGGAGATTATCTTTTAAAAAATCCTATTGAAATAAATGTTCCTGAAAAAAATGGACATAAAGTTGGAGTTATTGGAAGTGGACCTGCTGGACTTACTGTGGCAGGAGATTTAGCAAAAATGGGGTATGATGTTACTATTTTTGAGGCACTTCACAAAACTGGTGGAGTTTTAACTTATGGAATCCCAGAGTTTAGACTTCCAAAAGATGAAGTTGTACAAAAAGAGATAGAAAATATTAAAAAACTTGGAGTAAAATTCAAGACAAATGAGATAATCGGAAAAACAAAACTTATAGATAAACTTTTAGATGAAGAGGGATTTGATGCAGTATTTATTGGAAGTGGTGCTGGACTTCCAAAATTTATGAATATTCCGGGAGAAAATCTAAATGGAGTTTTATCAGCTAATGAATTTTTAACAAGAGTAAATCTTATGAAAGGTTACTTAGATAATTATGAAACTCCTGTAAAAGTTGGAAAAAAAGTTGCTGTTATCGGTGGTGGAAATGTTGCTATGGACGCTGTAAGAACTGCAAAAAGATTAGGAGCTGAGGCTCACATTGTTTACAGAAGAAGTGAAAAAGATTTCCCTGCTAGACTTGAAGAAGTACATCACGCAAAAGAAGAGGGAGTTATAATCGACCCACTTACACTACCAAAAGAAATCTTAGGAAATGAAAAAGGTGAGGTTATCGGTATGAGATGTATCCATACAAAACTTGGAGAACCTGACGCATCTGGTAGAGCATCTTTTATAGAAATTCCTGAATCAGAATTTATAATGGAAGTGGATACAGTTATAATGGCACTTGGTACTTCTCCAAATCCATTAATCTCATCTACTACAAAAAATCTTGAAACAAATAGATGGAAATGTATTGTGGCTGATGATTTTGGACAAACTTCAAGAGAGGGAGTTTTTGCAGGGGGAGATGCTGTTTCTGGAGCTGCCACTGTAATTTTAGCTATGGGAGCTGGTAAAAAATCAGCAAAAGCTATTGATGAATATATAAAATCTAAAAAATAATTTTTTAAGGCTCGGAATTTTTCTGAGCCTTTTATATTTTATAAAACAAAAAAGATGCTGACCAAATCAACATCTTTGTTTATTTTTTGAGTGGCGATTCTGACGCGAATTGAACGCGTGACCTACGCCTTAGGAGGGCGTCGCTCTATCCAACTGAGCTACAGAATCGTACCAATTACTCTTTATTATAACTATATTTTGTGAAAAATGCAAGTCTATTTTTCCAATATCCCCTTTAATCCATATGAAAAATGTTTCTTTCCAAGCCAACTAATAAGTTTTAATTTTGTGGAATAATCTTCAAAAAGATTTGATTTTTCTAAATGATTTACAACCTTAGAAAATTTTATTAACTCCTCCATAAAATGTGCATCACTGCCAAAAGTTACCTCTTTATCATATCTTTCTTGTACATCTTTCGCAATTTTATTTCTAAAATTTGGAAGAGCATGATTATGAATCTCTATTGCATCAACTCTAGCAATAACATTATAAATATAATCTTTATTTTTCAAAAAATTCTTTTGAGCAAGTCCTGCTATATGAGGGATCGATTTATAACATTTAAAATTTTCCAAAGCTCTCAAATAATAATGAATATCTTGATGAGTTTTAGACATTCTATATCTATTTTTATTTGGCTCAATAAAAGATTTATAAAAATAAATCAAATCATCTTCAGTTTTAAAATAAACTAACATTTCAAATCCATCTACACACCCAAGCTCAATCCCCGGAACTACATTTACTCCCATTTTTCTAAGTAAAATATTTCCAGCTATGGCATTGTGGTCTGTGACAGCTATCAAATAACTTTTATCTTTCAAATATTTTTCTAAAGCTCGACAGTTTATAAAACCGTCAGAGTAGTTTGTATGAATATGTAAATCTATAACTTTTTCTTCGCTATTTTTTTCAACATAAAATTCTTGAAAAAATTCATTTAATTTTTGGTCTTTCATAATACTCCTCCTAGCTTTTTCAATATATTAAATAATAGGAGACATCAATCTTGAAACAGACTCTTTTACTTTTTCTACAATACCTCTCTCTTTTACCATCATTTTTGTTATAGCTTCACTATTTGATAAATCTTCAAAAAATAGTTGTCTTAAATATCCAATAAGTTCTATATCATAAATCATATAATTTATTTCAAAATTTTGATAAAGACTTCTATAATCAAAGTTTGAACTTCCAAAAGATGCAATCTCATTATCTATAATAAGCATTTTACTATGTAAAAATCCACCATTATATTTATAGATCTCTGCTCCTCTTTCAAAAAGTTCTATAGAAAAGTTTTGGTTTGCCCAATAAACAAAAGGGTGGTCTGGTTTATCAGGTATTATTATTTTTACTTCAATTCCAGATGCAAGAGCTATTCTCAAACAATCTAGCAACAAATCATCTGGGACAAAATATGGACTTTCTATATATATACTTCTTTTGGCTTCCATTATCATTTTTATATAAGAATCCCTTATGGTTCTGTTTTCATAGTTTGGTCCACTACTAATAAGTTGAACTGCATTAACATCATATTTTTTAAAATTTTCATAGATAATGTCAACTTTTTTTCTAAGAACTTTATCAGTTTCAACATAGTCCAAATGTTTTTTCTGTAAGAAACTCCACATTATATAAAATTCTCTCTCTATATCAACAGACGCTTCTCCCTCAATTCTCGCTCCAGTATCTCTCCATTTACCAAAATCACTATTTCCTATATATTCATCTCCAATGTTAAATCCACCTGTATATGCTATTAGACTATCAATTACACAAATTTTTCTATGGTCACGATAATTTGCTCTAATATTTCCTATTTTTATTAGAGGAAAATTTGATGGAAAAAATACTTTAAGTTCTACTCCGCTTTCTTTTAAAGATTTTTTTCTAGCTCTTTTTAATTTTCTAGTTCCTATACCATCAACTATAATTTTTATTTTTACTCCCTCTTTAGATTTTTTCTCTAAAAGGTCGTAAAATTTTCCACCAAGTTCATCATCACTAAAAATATAATATTCCATATTGATAGTTTCTTT